>Ga0076196_110_pt1 | contig 5238 bp, 6 predicted proteins | sample RifGroE1_FD_68260 | JGI IMG/M metagenome (GOLD analysis project Ga0076196, IMG submission 68260) | Parcubacteria bacterium GW2011_GWE1_40_20 | reverse complement strand
AGCACTTTCAGGAAAATGGAGTGAGGCAATTGACGCCAATCTCGAGATAATCAGATCAGACCCCGACGACACTGAAGCTTTGTGTAGACTCGCCCGCGCCTACTCCGAAATTGGCAAAATCCATGAGGCGCGTGACACCGCAAACAAAGTTTTAGGGATAGATCCTACAAATCAAATAGCAACCAAATTTCTTGAAAAATTAAAACTTGTCAAAAAGTCCGATGGGCAAACGTTTTTCCCCACCCGCAACGAGTCATTTCTGGAGGAACCCGGAAAAACCAAGCTAATCCAACTTTTAAATCTGGGAGAACCGGTAAATTTCATAAATTTAGATCCAGGCGAAGAAGTAAAATTAACCTGCTATTCCCATAGAGTTTCTATAACCACCCTTGGAGGCGTATACATCGGCAGACTTCCCGATGATGTTGCGGCAAGACTTCGAAACTTAATCAAAAAAGGGAATAAATATCAGGCTTTAATAAAATCGGTCAATTTGAAGGAAATAACTATTTTTGTAAGAGAGCTCGAACGTGGCGCTAAAGTTGCCGAGAGTCCTTCTTTCTCCCCGGAAAAAATCGAATATGTTTCATTCACTCCGCCGGAACTGGTCCACAGCGACATCCCCGATGTACAAACTACGGAAGAAACTCCCGAAGAATAATTTAAAACCTCAACTATAAAATTTTTACGGTTGAATAAATCTCCCCATGGCGTGAGTTAGAAATTGTCTGGACTTGATCAGGCCCAATATTTAAATCTTTAATACTATATAAAACATTATTTGTGACATGCCACTTACATATAGGAGGACAGTTCTCAAATGTAACTGAGTTTGTCACCTCTTTTCTCTTTTCATTCTCCCAGATATCCTTGAATGGTGTTTTGTTAATATTCCCAATATTGTAATTCTCTAGACCTATTGTATGACAACAAATATACACATTTCCGGTTGCAGATATAGTAGTTTCAAAATTAGGACTTAAACATTTTTTGTAGCCTCTATCTCCTGAGCTTAAAGTATTTTTATTGTATCTATATTCACTTCTTAAAACTCTAAAGCTATCGTCCGCATATTTTAAGCAATCGGCAAATTCTGTATCAGTTTCTGTATCATCATAAAAAAATGGTCGAAATTGAATGTAGCTAAGACCATTTTCTTTACACATAGCAGTGGCACGAACCATACCATTCTTGGTAACACTGTCAGTCAAATACCCAGCACCAATGTCGCAACTTGTTAAGCCACACTTGTCACGTAAAGTAGCCATATTTCTGACATTGTCGATCATTCTCGAAAAGTTTATTTCATCCATTCCGTGGGAGTGTGTATACTCTTCTGGAGTTGATGCATCCATACTTATACGAATCCAATTAGTATTTTTCACAACTTTAATCATTTTGTCATCAGATAATCGGACTCCTCCGTTGGTAATTAGTCCCACATCGAGACCCATTTTTCGTGCAAATTCAATCATTTCAGGAGTTTGTCTATTTAATAAGGGCTCACCTCCACCACTAACAACCAATGATTTGGTGCTATAATTTGCAAGTTGTTCCACTATACCTTGCATATTTTGTAAATTTTCAACACCAATACGACCTCCCACACACCTTGGGCACATATGTTGACACCTATCTGTAGGGCATATCATCACAGTAATCGGCGGTACATTATTACCATTCATCCATTCAATCAGTCTATTTGAATTTTCTGGGTGGAGAAGCTTGTCTTTACCGTATTTTTCCTGAAATTGCTCAAAATCAATTGCTGACATTGCGCTTATTATATATTAAGAGTCAAACAAGGCGGAAATTTGACTTTATTTGATCTGGTAGTAATATTCGTTTGAATCTAAGTATGCATAACAATTTCAGTATATATTTTGTTAAAAATAGCCTAAAAAAGAGGGGCACCAAAACGGTTGTGTTGGTAGGTGGTAGTTTTGACATTCTTCACATTGGACATCTTCGATTTTTACAAAATGCTAAAAAAATGGGAGGTATCTTGGTAATCGCTCTTAATAGCGACAAACATATCAAAAGTTACAAAAAGGTTGGAAAACCTATTATTAATGACCGCCAAAGAGCAGAAATGCTTGTGGGCTTTAAATGTGTTGATTTTGTGTTTCTTACAAACAAAGGTTTATATGACCCATATATTTATAAAAATATTAGACCGAATATTTTAGGTGTGGGCAAAGAAAAAGACAGAAAAGTCGACCGAATCAAAAATTTTGATGTTCTCCATAAAATGTTTCCCGATCTAAAACTCAAATTTATCAATAAAGGTGCTAAACACGTAAGTTCAACCCAAATTGAACAGAAAATTATTAATACATATAAACGATGAAAGACATATACAAAAGTATTTCTTTAGATGATGGAAAAATCACCCTAACTGAACACAACGGGATTGATTGTATACAAAAAGTAACAAATGAAAAAGAAATAGAAAATATGACATTGATTTCCGAACACCTTAAGGGCTTAAACAGAGTATTTTTAGATGGTATGGGTTATACAATTACCACCCCACGAATTTTAGAATGGAATCCGAATACAGGATTTTTAAAACTGGAATTAAAAAACGGAAATAATCTTGAAGAAGTGTTAGAGAATGCTTCTGCCGGGCGCTCCAAAGATATTTCATTTATTAAAGAATTTTTTGGATGGATGGAATCATCTGGAACTTTTTGGCGCGGAGCCGCTCCAAGACACATAATTATTAACAAACCACAAAAGGAAATTAGTCTGTTGGATTTTGAAAGACCAGTAACAATCAAAAAAGGTGGTTTTGGTGGTGCAGAATTTCAATTAAGGTTAAGGGGTCTTGTTCACGAAGAGTTTTGTGCATTTTTATACGATAACAAACAATTAGATCTTTTTCCTCACATTTGGGACCATGACAAGGATGAACAGATCGAGGTTGGAAGCATATTTGGTAAAAGGGTCAATTTATTAATCAAACACTTTTTTGCTCCAAAAGAGGAGATAATTCCAATAGAACAACTTTTATTTATCTATAAGATTATGTCATCAGTAGTAACTCCGTTTTTAATTGAAGGTAGACCGTTTTATCCAATTTTAGCTCTTGATAATATAGCAAGAGATCCTGAAGAATATGTAAACGTGGTCACGAATTTGATTAAAATTGATCGACAAAAATGGCCACAATATCTTAAACATGAGAATTTTTGAATATAAACCATTTAGAGGTATAAGTGGATTTCTTCTTGAGAAAAATAATTGTGGCATTCCCAAGTTTCTGTATTTCAAAGGCAATGTCAGGACCAGCTTTTCTCTAAAAATTAAGAAAAATGGGTATGTACCAAAATCTGGTTTGATAATATGCAATTCTATTCATCAATATGTCTCGGGTAAAAAGATATTGGAAATTGGTACAGGTGAAACAGCTGTAATATCAATATTTTGCTCAAAGCATGGGTCCAGTAGAATTACTGCAATTGATATTGATAAAAACACGATCAACTGGGCAAAAATAAACTGTAAAAGAAATAGAATTAAAAATATAAAGTTTTCGGTAAGTGATATTTATGAAAAAATAAATGGAAAATATGACACCATTATTAGTAATCCCCCTCAATTACCAGAAACAGATGGTGGTAGTCCACACGATTTCGGCGGTAGAGATGGTAGAAGTATTCTTGAAAAGATAATAATTAACTCCTCAAGTCATCTAAATAAAAACGGATGTTTATTTTTGTTAATTTTTGATTTTTTAGGTGTTAACGCAAAATATGGTCAAAAAGAGTCTCTTTTCGAATTGCTGAAAAATAAAGGCTTCCAACCTTCAATTGTTTGTTCCAAGACTCACATTATTAGAAGAGATGGTAAAACGTATGAATCAATGAACAAGATAAAACAATTTTATCCGAAATTTACTTTTGGCAAGAATTCAAACGGAGATCTTACTCATAAAATATTTATAGTAAAGGCTATGAAGTTGACTTAGAGTTGAGATAAATTTCTTTTAAAGTTTCCATTGGGTATGTTTCACCACTAAGCCATTTTTGAACAAAATAGTAACCTACATCGTTTACAAATTGATCCTCTTTCAATTTTCTTATTTCGGGCAGACTAAACCATTTAACCTCTGTGATATCTTCTCCTGCGATGTATTTTTTATAAAGCTTTTTATCTAAATCTATTGTCTTGGATAGTTTGCACAAAAAACCAAAATAGACTCTGGTTGAAAAACCGTTTTTATTTACAATTCCTAAAAATTCTGTAGGAAATGCTCTCAAATTCGTTTCTTCTACAATTTCTCGTTTAACACAGCTAACTAAATTTTTATCAATATCACCCTCAAACGTCCCTTTGACTATATTCCAAAGATAATCCTTCTTACTGTCTGACCACTCCTTAATAAGCAGAACTTTGCTTGTTTTTGCCACTATGCAACAAACTTTAAGTTGAGTAACCCATTTTTCGTCCATGTACTGATAATTATAAACCATTAAATACAATTTTTTCATTTGCTTTTTTAATAGCCACCCAAGCGTCGAGATTGCTATAAATTGTTTCCTTGTTTGCAATATAAAAGTCAAGCAATCTCTTACAAGGTTTTATAATGTTCGGGTCGGTAGAAAGACTTGGACTAAATCCCATTTGCATATATGTTTCCATTGATCCTTGTTTTTCATGCATAAGACCAAAGTGTATATTCTTTACGCCATGATTCAACAAGATAGATGAGCATGATTGACCAATTCGACGAGGAGAATCTTCAACACATGGAGATAGGGTGACCACAGCCTTCGAAGATGAACTTAGTTGTCCGTATTGTGATTCAAATTGAGACACAGCCCTGTTTTCTGCATGTAAAATCATTCCCTTAGAGTTCACGATATTTGTAGTAATCACATAGCTACCAGAATCTTCTAAAAGGCATGCCACAAAACCAATCTCCGGCTTTAGCCATTCACTTTTCAAAAAGGCTAGCGCTTTTCTTAGGCAAAACTCCGGATCTCTCAGTCTCTCACCGTGCTCTACTGACATTTGTCGAAGTTTAGCACATTACATTATCCGGATTGAAGAAACTCCCGAAGAATAATTTAAAACCTCTTTGCAAACTCTCTCCCCACTCTAATATCCAGATCAAAGGAAGTTTTTGTGTTGCTGACTTTACAGGAAAACAAATTTGAAATTTTTTTAACTGCTTCGCGGGAGAGCCCCGTAACTGTGCAGTCGCTGTCCTCGCTAACCGATTTTTTATCA
>Ga0076196_109_pt1 | contig 6211 bp, 11 predicted proteins | sample RifGroE1_FD_68260 | JGI IMG/M metagenome (GOLD analysis project Ga0076196, IMG submission 68260) | Parcubacteria bacterium GW2011_GWE1_40_20 | reverse complement strand
CAAGCTTCGAGTTTTGATAATAAAGGTAACTTGTATAAATAACCACAATCAGAAAAAGAATAATACTCAAGTAAGGAAGAACTTTCTTAAGTGGACTGAACGAAATTTTTAATTTCATAACACTAGTGGAGTAGGTTGATTGAGTGTTTCAAATGAGGTGGAGTTTTTTTCCATACATTTCACTTTAACAAATATAAGAACAAACTACAATTTCTGAGGCTATTTTGCTGAACAGTAGGGTCTAGGACCATTCGAGCCCATAACCACTTACTCTGAGCGTATCACGTTCTAGGCTAAAATAAGACACCTGTGACAGTATAAGAGGTCTTATAAATTTCCTTGAAAGAAAATCCCATCCTCGTCTGTATTACATGTGGATAACAAGATGAAAGGGGGTGAAACAATATGAATAAAACAATTTTAACTTTATCTGCGATAGCTCTTGGAGCGGGAGTATTATTTACTACCACATCAAGCGCTTTAGCCTACAGGGGAGATCCTAATGTTCAAGGTCCTAACTATACAGCCGAAAGGCATGAGGCAATGACCAAGGCGTTTGAAAACAAGGATTACAATGCCTGGAAAGAGCTGATGCAGGGGAAAGGAAAAGTTACCCAAGTGGTTGACGAAGGTAACTTCGCCAGGTTTGCCGAAATGCATAAATTAATGCTTGAGGGTAAAACCGACGAAGCAAATAAAGTGAGAACCGAACTCGGACTTGGTCTTAGGGACGGTTCTGGACAAAGATCAGGTTATGGTAGAAATGCTAACCGTTAAGGATCTAAAAAAAATTACCAAACCTCACCTGAAAAGTGGGGTTTTGGTAATGGGAATAAACAAAGAAGTTATATGTATGGTATTTATACTAAAATAGAAAGTCATGAAAGACGTATCAAAATTATCGGACGAAAAAATAGTCGAACTGGTTTGTAAAAAAGACAGGGAACTTTATGTTCATATCATTAAACGTTATCAGAATAAGCTTATGAGGTATGTAAATTATTTAATTGGTGACGAAAACCATGCGTCCGATATTGTTCAGGACTCCTTTATTAAGGCTTATATAAACTTAAAAGGCTTTGATACGAAAAAGAAGTTCAGCAGTTGGATATACAGAATTGTTCATAATGAAGCAATGAACATAATTAATAAACAGAAAAAACAGACCTCTTTATATAAAGAGAAAGATTTTGACAGCGGAATAGACATCGAGAGTGATTTTATTAAAAAAGAATTAAAAACCCGCGCTCACAACTGTCTAAACCTAATGGCAGTAATTTATAAAGAACCGCTATCGCTTTATTATCTGGAAGAAAAATCATACGAAGAAATCAGTGATATTCTAAAAATCCCGGCAGGTACGGTAGGAACAAGAATCAACCGTGCTAAAATTATAATGAAAAAAATATGTCAAAAAACAAAAAAGTAATATCAATAGAACAGAAGATGGCTAATTTTGAAAAAGAGGTTATGTCAAAAGTAACTTCGGGTCAAATTACCATGAAACCGAAGTGGTATTTTGTCCTCGGCTCCGTGTTTTCAATTGCCGGACTTGCGGCTCTGAGTGTTGCGTCTGTATTTTTGGTCAACGTCATGATGTTTTCACTCCGCAGGCACGGTCCAATGGGGCAATGGAAACTTGAGGCAATGCTGGGAAGCTTTCCAATATGGATACCTATATTGGCAATATCGGGTGTTACTTTGGGTATATGGTTACTAAAGAAATACGATTTTTCATACAAGAAAAACTTCTTGGTCATAACTGTCGGTTTTATTGCTTCGATAATTGTTGCCGGATTTATCATTGACCAGTTGGGGCTGAACGATATTTGGTCAAAAAGAGGCACTATGAGAAAGTTCTATCAAGGAATTGAAAATCAAGGGAACATTATTCCGAATGGTCCAGGAAAAGGAAATGTGCAAAACGGCCGAAACAAAAGACAGAGGGGATACATAGACTGCCAGCCGGACCTCTCATTGGAGCTTCAGCTGAGCATCACGGTCTAGAACCGTTCAGACCTATAAAATCTTGGGGATTAAGGGACACAGATCATTTCGTTGTTTGAAATACAGGCGTAGTCGAAAAGTGCTTGTTTATAGACTTTATTTTGACAGTTTTGGAAAGCTAGAGTTTTATCGGTTTGACTTTCTGGTTTAAAACAAATATTAATATCCCCACTCATCCCAACTTCTTTATATAGAATGGTTATTGATTTATTTTTTTGAAATCCAGCAACTGCCCCTTGTGAAAGTTCGCCACCACTGACAAGCTTAGTTAACCAGGATTCCGACACAAGATTACTGGTATAATACAAGTCTTCGGGTTTATTGTTTGAGTCATTCCATGGAAAAGAATTGTCTGAAACATAGTATTTTTCAACTGCTACTAAAATTTGTGCCGAGTTATTCTTAGTACTTGCATCACTTGCTCTCCGTATTTGTTCATTGGGATTTATTGCAGTCAATACGACCGTAAATAATATTCCCAATATGGCAAGAGTAAACAGCGGAAGAACAATAATAAGCCACCATTTGACCCAATTCCGTTGAGTTTTTTTAAAGGCCGCAATATTGTCCCATTTTTTATTTTGCCATGCCCATTCCCTGCCTTTTATACCCAAAACAATCGCGATAATAAAATTAATTGGAGATATTAGTCCAAGTAAACCAATCCATGTTTTATTTCCGATGGCCCAAATCCATGTCCATAGAAAACCACCCCAGCTCCATCCTTTGATCTCATCCGGCACTACGGTTACATCTCCCGAACCTGAATTGTTTGCGGAGTCAGAATTTACTAATTGTTGCGGTGATGGCGGCGGCGATTGTAAGGGTGGGGGTGTGGGGGTCATTGGAGGCGAATTCAAAGTTTCATTAATTGTGTTGTCATTCATAATTAGATTATAGATTAAAATTATTCAAAAACAAATTCAATAGAATGTCCTGTGTGTGGTCACATGACCGCCCGTGTTGGCTGAGCATACAGGTCTGGGACCCTAATATCATTATAACCCAAAGCTAAACAAGAACGATTTTTGATTGAACCCGTCCTCTCTTTTGTTTCTTATAAAACTGGGTTGATTAGTTTATTTATTACAGAAATTTCTGTATGAGGGGGATTATTCTGCTAATCAATTGTGCAAAACCTTCAATGGTCGCCAGAGCTTTGACGCTTTCCCATGCCATTCTAATAATTTCTCGGCTAGGTTTACCCTTGCCAATCTGAGTAGCGATAGTTTGTATGTCGGATTTATAATCGCTTTTTTCTTCATCCGTCAACACCTCGCTTTTATTGATTGTGTCGGACAGTTTAGCAAGATTGTCATCTATAGCAACAACATCTTGACTAAGTGTGTTCCTATCTCCGAAAGACAGGTTGTGTATCGGCGAATTATTAATGTTTAATGTGCGCTTATCAATTTTAGACACATTAGACACACTTACCTGAGTGATGGCTTGGACTGTAGCGAGGGATTGCCTGTCTTCCTGATTAAGTTTACCCATAATCGATGTTCCTTGAGACTGGGCATACATTTGCGCGGCAGCATTCATTGTCAAACCACTATATTTTCGGCGTATTTCTGATAAACGCGGTCTAATTTGCTCTCCCTTCTTCTTGAGTTTTTTAGTAAGGAAATCCATAATGTCTGATTTAAGTCTGTTTGTCATAAGCTATTTCTTTTTTCTTGCAACCATTCTGCTAATGATTGCAGGGTCAATTCCGAGAATTTCGGCTATCTCCTTCGATTGAACGCTCTGCTTTATCAAAAGCAAAATTAGAAGCTTTTTTATATCTCCAAGAAGTTTAACTGTTTGTTTATCCATATCAGACATCTTCCTTTCCAATTTTCGCGTCTTTTAAAAGCTCGTTCACGGTCGTTTTGGAAGCTTTTAGAACTTTTGCAACGGCTCCTTGACTGAGACCGGCTTTTCGCAATTCTATTGCAGACATCAAAAACAAAAGATCTTTGATTTCGTTGAGTTTGCTTATAATTTTTGTATTATTCTCCATGGTTATTGTTTTTTGTGCCCTCTCTGTATTGTTTTCTGAACCGCGGCTAAGTTTTTGTTAACTATCTTCGCAATCTCAGGCCCGCTGAGGCCAATATCTGCCAATATTACCTCAATATTTCTACTCTTTTCTTGTCCATCTTTTGAAGCAGATTCTCTTCTGTCAACTAAAAGTGCAAGTATTGCTAATAATAGTTTTTCGATATTTTTTGAGTTTTCCATTAATTTTTTTTATTCTTCCGATTCCTACTTTTCATTACCTCGATAGTTCTTCTGGTTGTCCCCAATATATCTGCAATCTCCTGATTGTTTAGTCCAAAGCGACGCAGCATTCTTTCCCCGTCAGATGTGGTCATCTTTTTTGTGTCTGGTGAGAAAGAAATAGCAATTAAGGCACTCAACTTTTTTGATATTTGATCTAATAATTCTTGATCTTTCATATTTTTATAGCTTTATTGGCCTCGACGACTTTTTTCTTCTGGATACCCACTAATTTTGCAGCTCGTTCCTGCGTCAAACCACCAGTTGTAAGAATAACTGCCGCTTTTTCTCTCGCATTTCCAGCGGACTTTTCATCTTTAGACAGCTGCATAAGCAGCTCTGCCAAAAGAACGATCATGGCCTCGAGTTGTGGAACAGGCGAATCGGTTTTAGTGATCACGTTATTTTTCTTGTTCATTTTTTTCTTTACGTTTTCCTTTTCTGATCCCAGTAAGTTCTTTATTAATATGGGGCTGAGAGCGGCCTAAGATGTTGGCTATGTCTCTTGGGCGCATACCAAGGTTATCTAGTATACAAACTTGGTCTTTCAGACTAATTGACGATTTATCTTGTTGCACCATACGGAGAAGGAGGGATATTATTACTCCCATGCGCTTGTTGATCTCGACTAGGAGCCCATCTTCCGCACTTATAGTTATTTTCTTAGTATTCATTTTAATTAGACCAGGCTCAGAATTAGCCGTAGTGTTGAGCTACTTTAGCAGTTTGAGGATGTGAGTGCAATATGGCAATCCACATCAGACATGATCAGTTATATAAATATCTTGCTGGTCTTGGGTTGAAGTTTAAAATAAAAATTGACAGGCTGTGCGTATCAGTTTAGTCAACTTTCAGGATGATGAGCGTGTGGTTCGAATCCTTGTTTCGTGGGTACATCAAACATTTATGAACGCTGGCTTCGGTATCTGGAGTTTGAGGGTGTGAATGACGAGCGTGCGGTCACATTGCCGCCCGTGTTGGCTGGGGGACAGGGATTCGAACCCCGATTCAATGGTCCAGAACCATTTTGCCTACCATTAGCAGATCCCCCAATGTTCTATTTGGTATTTTATCACGAGGCTATAGCAAATGCTGAGTGATAAGGTTCTTACTATTTGAAGTCTGGAATTACTAGGTGGTAGGAGGGCGAGTTATTTTTAAAATTTCTAAAAATAGCTTGTCGCTACCACCTTTTTGTCTTTGAAAAATATTAGTTCGGATTTTGACGTACCCCCACGAGGTACTGGATCCGAGGATCGAAGGCATATTTAATTGCCTTAAACCGTTCTGAGTCCTGTACCCTGGCAAGGTTCAGTTGCAGCAGTTTCCCGCAACAAGTTTCGGGATCGTCCCAATCCTGGTCGCAAAAACCTAAAGATTTTAAGGACAGTCCCATATCACTTCCGATCAATCTTGAAAACAGTGTTTTCGTGACGTGATCGAGAGGGAGCCCGAGCTTTTCTTTAAGCTCGTACTCCACCTCAAGTGGTAGGTATCCTCTGGCCGCCATGACCTGGTATTTGACCGTTGTATTCCAAAAATTCAGATCAATTAACCATTTAATTAATCGATCTTCCCGTGGATCAAAAGAGTTAAACCGAACTGCCTGCACCCTCACTAGAGTCATTTTTCCCTCACCTTTCTTGTATATGAGACGGATACGCCTTTTCTTTCAAAGAACTAGGTCCTATAATATCAGCCTTGGACTGTTTCGTCAAATTACCAACTGAGGATTTTGGGGAGAAATAGAAACGCTCCTATAAATATGGCTGCGATTGAGGCTACAAGAACCGCCCCGGCAGAAATATCTTTGGCAATTTTTGCCCTTTCCTGAATTTCTGGGCTTACTATATTAATAGTTTCTTCGATTGCTGTATTTACCAGCTCGAGTATTAGAACGAAAGAAATGATCAGCGTCAAATGCAACCATTCGGAGGTT
>Ga0076196_106_pt1 | contig 19204 bp, 22 predicted proteins | sample RifGroE1_FD_68260 | JGI IMG/M metagenome (GOLD analysis project Ga0076196, IMG submission 68260) | Parcubacteria bacterium GW2011_GWE1_40_20 | reverse complement strand
GGAAAGAATGAGGGAAAAAGGAGATGTTGAAGCACAAATGGAAGACAACGATTTTGTGCGGGCGCTGGAATATGGAATGCCGCCCACATCAGGGTTTGGGGTTAGCGAGCGGCTATTTTCATTCTTGGCAGGAAAATCAATTCGTGAGACAGTACTATTTCCTCTATTAAGACCTGAGGATGGAAAGAAGGTGATTAAAAAATGAAAGATGAAATGTTTTGGATGAAAATGAAATGGATGAGCAAAAATGTCACAAATGACTTCCTTTTGAGTTTGGCGGTGTCATTTTTCGGACTAATTTTAATTTTCGGACTTGGGTTCGTATTTCCTGAAATAAATCCTTACTCTGCGATCAAATGGATAGTTATCGTATCGGCAGTCTTTTTTGTGTATTCATTGGTTAGCTTTGTATTCATGAAATTCATGATAATTAAAGCCAGCCTATCAATGAGAAATTCTGTTAAAAAGGAAGTAAAGGCAGTTAAAGGTAAAAAAGCTTCCAAGTAAAAAGTGGTTAAGTTGGTTAGGAAAAGAAGCATCATGACAATTACTGCCCATGGTGCTTCTTAGGTGTTGGTATAATTAGAATATGTTGGATATTAATTTCATTCGCGAAAACGTTGATTTGGTTAAAAAGGGAATTGGCAACAAAGGCTTTGAGCCCTCATTGATTGATAAAGTTTTGGAATTAGATGAAAAGAGGAGGAGTTTGCTTCTTGAGATTGAACAGCTTCGTGCAAAAAGAAACAGGATTGCGAAGGAGAAGAAACCCTCTGAAGAGGCTAAAAAATTAAAAGAAGATTTGAAAGATAAAGAACCGGAGCTTGAAAAAGTTCAGGCCGAATATAAAGAAACCCTATTCAAAATTCCAAATCTGCCTTCAGAAAAAGCCCCTGTTGGGGGTAGTGAAAAAGAAAATGTCGAGATAAGGAAGTGGGGAAACCCGACAAAATTTGCTTTTGAAGCGAAGGATCATTTGGAAATCGGGAAGAAATTAGGGATACTGGACTTTGAAACAGGGGCGAAAGTGACCGGATCTCAATTCTTTTTTCTTTACGGCGACGGCGTCCTTTTAGAACTTGCTTTGACCAATTTTGTTTTGGATAAACTTGCAAAAAAAGGATACTTACCGGTTATGACTCCGGATTTGGCTAAAAGCAGATATTATCTTGGTACAGGATATTCACCGAAAGGGCAGGAGGCACAGACTTATACTATTGATGGTACGGACTTGGGACTTATTGCTACAGCAGAAGTAACTTTGGCGGGAGCACACGCTGACGAAATAATTCCGGAAGGAAAACTTCCCTTAAAGTATGTGGGGTACTCCCATTGTTTTAGACAGGAAGCGGGCGCTTATGGCAAATATTCAAAAGGGCTTTATAGAGTACATCAATTTACAAAAACTGAAATGTTTATTTACTGCAAACCCGAAGATTCTGAAAAATTCCATGAGGAAATACTTAATATGGAAGAAGAAATCTTTCAAGATTTGGAAATTCCCTACAGGGTTGTCGAGATGTGCACAGGGGACCTGGGTGCAATGGCTTCAAGAAAATTTGATATTGAGGCTTGGATGCCCGGAAGGAAGGATTATGGAGAGGTGACCTCGACTTCGAACGTAACCGATTATCAGGCCAGAAATTTAAATATCAAGTTTAGAAGAGATATCGGTGAGACGGAATACGTCCACATGTTAAACGGTACCGCGATTGTAATGTCCAGAGTCCCCTTGGCAATTTTGGAAAATTTTCAACAGGAAGACGGTTCCGTTAAAATCCCTGAAGTTCTTCAAAAATGGATGGGGAAGGAAAAAATAGAATAGTTATTTTCTTCCATCGCGTCTGATGTGTTTTTTGCATTCCTCAGAAATTTTCAATATCTCAAACGGTTTTGATCCGTTTATTCGAGGATTTTCACACGGTATTCTTGCGGGTTTGTTTGTGGGACTTTGTTGAAATGGATTTGGATTATTTTCTCTCTCCATCAATAAAACAAGGATAATGATTTGACAAAAAAATACAACAGGGAATTGTTGGAAATCATTTTGTAAAATTGTTCACTATCATGATATATATCATGTAAGTTTTTTATAATATCTCCTCCCCGTTAATTTTTCAGGAAGGTAGCTTTGAGTGTCGTATTTTTCATATCCTTCTCCGTATCCAACTTCTTTCATAAGCTTTGTTACAGGGTTTCTGATTTTCAGGGGAACCGGGAGGTTGCCGTATTTATTAACATCGGCAAGAGCTTCCATGTAGGCGTTATATGCGGAGCGGTCTTTTTTGGCGGTTGCCAGGTAAATCACCCCTGCCGCCAAATTTTCCTGACACTCAGGATAGCCAATGGTATTGCAAGCTTGGAAAACTGCGTTGGCAACAACCAGTGCGGTGGGGGAAACAACATCTTCAGAAGCGAATCTTGTCCTGCTGCCACCATCCGGGCGAGGTAGTAAAGCGCGGCATCAACGTCGCTTGCCCGCATGGATTTTATGAAAGCGGAGATTACATTGTAGTGTTAAGTGTTGTTTTGAAAATAGGTTTAATTTTTGTAATTTTGTGCCCGAATCAAGTTAGGCACAACCATTAGAATAGATTAGAAATTCCGTTTTGGACCAAACAGGATTTATAGCGTAATTGTAAGAACCAATTTTCCAGTGTTTTGTTATTACCTATGATGTCATCATCCGCGAATCTCTCTCTGGTCTCAGTCCTGGCCTTATCAGCACATTTTTGTTTTATAGATTGAGGTCTGACGCTAGAGTAGTAAAAAAGATAACCAAAAAGGAAAATCACAAGAAAAATCATTATTACTGTCATTGTGTCATTGTTGTCATTTTTAATTTTAATGTCTTCCATATCTTGATTTTACCAAGCCTAAGTAAATTTGGTTTAATTAGTGGTACTTAACATGTACAAGTAGCCCCCTAATATGGCAAAAGAGACAAAAGCTATCCATCTTGGAACTTTTTGTCCACTATAATGTTTTATTACCAAAACAAATAAAATTGTCGCAGAAGACAGTGCAATCCAATCTCTGATTTGAATAGGTTTTGAAGTGGAAAAAAGGCTGATAATGCCTCCAATGAAAAGCAAGTTGTAGATATTGCTTCCAATTATATTTCCGATAGTTAGTTTTTCTTCATGGTCTCTTTGGCTAAATAATGTTGTGAGTAATTCAGGCAGAGTCGTAGCTAGTGCAGTGAGGGACAACCCCAAAACAGTAGTAGAATACCCCGTTATTAGAGATATGTGTTCGATAGATGAGACGGTTAGATAGCCACCTACTACGATTCCCCCTATGGCAGCTATCAAGATAAACCACTTCCAACTAGTAAAATGTTCGTTCCCGACTTTTTTCATTCGGGTTGAATCTTCGTGAGTTCTACCAAAAATAGCCCACTTATATTCGGCAATAGTTAAGAGAATTGCCAAGCCAATTAGAAACAATCCTAGAGGGAAATTTCCTAGCGGTATCAAATGAAGTACTACAAAAATAGCCGTGACAACCAAAAGAATAAGTGCGTTATATTGCGTTTTAGTCGTGCCGATTCTTAATTTTCCAGCCAGTATAGCAGCAGGAAAGACCAGAAGGATATTTATGATGTTTGCCCCCACAATGTTGCCAGCAGCAAGTCCAATATCACTTTTTAGTGATGCAATTGATGCGACAGATAGCTCTGGGAGAGATGTTCCTAATGCCACAACGGTTAAACCGATAACTAATGGTGAAATCTTAAGCGACAATGACAGTTTTTCTGCTAATTTAATTAGAATTTTTGTGGAAACAAGAAGAAAGATGATACCTATAAAAAGTTTTAAGAAAGTATCATACATAAAATTATTATAGAGGAACTCTCATTCTCTGACCATACAATAAAGATGGTATTTTTCTGATATCCTTAAGAGGGTACTAATATGTTGCCGAATGAAGCTGGATTGACCAATGACGATGCAAAGAGGCGACTAGCCGAGGTTGGATATAACATTCTTCCTGAAAAATTGCCGCCTAGCGATTTATTAGTTTTTCTTTCTCAATTTAAAAACCCGCTTGTATATGTATTGTTTTTTGCAGGTTTAATAACAATCTTTCTTAGACATTTTTCGGATTCGGCTATTATATTTTTGGCGGTGTTACTAAATACAGTTCTGGGTTTTATCCAGGAGGCGAGAGCAGGTAAGGCACTTTATGCTCTAAAAAAACTTGTCACCCAAAAGGCCGAAGTTGTTAGAGAAGGAAAGCGTATAAAAATTGACTCTTCGCTTTTGGTGCCGCAAGACATAGTGATTCTTTCCCAGGGTGCAAAAGTTCCAGCCGACGGGGTTCTAATTTTCGCAAACAGATTATATTTAGATGAAGCAATTCTAACAGGCGAAAGTGTCCCCGCTTCTAAACAGGATGGCGACGAAGTATTTATGGGAACAGTTGTGTCTTCAGGCCAAGCAATGATGAAAATTACAGCAACTGGTGCAGGTAGCAGAGTCGGTGGTATAGCTCAGAAGATTCAAGAAGCAGAAGAGGACACTCCCTTAGGAAGACAGCTTAATGGGTTCAGTAAAAAAATAGTCATACTTGTGCTTTGTTTGGCAGCGATTGTGTTTTTAGCAGGAATAATTCGGGGTAAAGAATTAGTAGAGATGTTTACAACAGTTGTTGCTTTGTCAGTATCTAGTATTCCAGAAGGCCTTTTGGTTTCTTTAACTGTTGTTTTGGCAATTGGAATGCAAAGAATCCTTAAAAGGAGAGGCCTTGTAAGAAAATTGGCCTCTGCGGAAACATTGGGTGGAGTAACAACCATTTGTGTTGATAAAACAGGTACTCTCACTCAAGGAAAAATGCAGGTAGTTGATGTTGTGGGGGACAAGAATGAGCTCGCAAAACAAGTAATTCTAGCAAATGACCTAGACGACCCGTTGGTTATTGCCGCCTTTGAATGGGGAAGGGGAATAATAAAAGATTTTATTCAAGAACATCAAAGAATAGACAGTATCCCCTTTTCATCAAAAGAGAGATTTTTTACCAGTCTTCATAAGTGGACTAAAAATACTAATATGATGTTTGTAAACGGTGCCCCCGATGTCTTATTGCGTTGGGTAGATATGGATAATGATGGCAAAAAAGAAGTCGAAACCAAAATAAACGAACTGACTTCTCAAGGGAGGCGCGTCATTGGTTTTGCGAGAAAAGAGATGCCCTTAGATAGAAAGGAATTATCCTCCGAAGATGCGAAAGAAGGACTTACATGGGTGGGCATGCTTGCTTTGTCCGACCCTGTTAGAACTTCTGTAAAGGAGGCGATTGTGTCAACAAAGGAAGCTGGTATTGAAATAATTGTAATAACTGGAGACTATTCCAATACATCTGAATTTGTTTTGACTGAGCTAGGAATACCCGTTTCAAAGAAGGAAATTCTTATTGGCGATGAGTTGGAAAAGCTATCTGTTCAGGAATTGTCTGAAAAGGTAAAGACAATAAAACTCTTCGCTAGAACTACGCCTGAACAAAAACTCAAAATTGTTGAGGCATTAAAGAAAAACGGTGAAATAGTCGCAATGATGGGAGATGGCGTTAATGACGCACCTGCCATTCACAAAGCCGATATTGGGATTGTTGTGAATGAGGCTAGTGATGTTGCCAGAGAATCAGCAGACTTAGTTCTTTTAGACTCCAATTTTTCCACGATTGTCGGGGCAGTTGAGGAGGGAAGGAGCATGTTTGAAAATATAAGGAAAATCATTCTCTATTTGCTAAGCGATGCTTTTGCTGAAATTGTTGTAATTATCGGCGGTATTATATTGGGGTTACCACTTCCTATCACTGCGGTTCAGATTATTTGGATTAACCTTGTATCTGACGGATTTCCCGACTTGGCATTAACAGTAGACCCAAAAAGAGCTGAAATTATGAAAGAAAAGCCTCGTCCTAATGGTGAACAGTTGGTCAATCATTGGATGCTTTCACTCATATCAATGGTAAGTTTAGTAGCTGGTGGTATAGCGTTGTCTGTCTTTATCATAGTATACAGAGTGACAGGAGATATTATTCTGGCCCGTTCAATGGCATTTGTGACTTTGGGACTAAATTCCCTTTCTTATGTATTTTCTGTAAGGTCTTTAATGGTTCCCTTTTGGAGAAATCACTTGTTTGAAAATAGATGGTTAATAATAGCTGTGGCAGCAGGATTTGTTTTGCAACTAATTCCGTTTGTTTCAGAAACTACCCGTAATTTTTTTGGCGTAACTCGCATTGGTATAAGCGGATGGTTAATTGCAATAGCTCTTTCAATTTCTATTTTCTTTGTTATAGAAGCTTTTAAGGTCGTGTACCGCTTTGGGTTTATGAGGAAGTTGGCTAGGGCTTATTAGTTTCCCTTCAACTGTGGGTCTTACGGAGCATTGGTCTGTTTTTTGCTTTAGTGATTTTTTGACTATCCATATCTATCTATAATTCTATTCTCTCATATTTGATACTCGATTTTAAGCTTGTTTTTCGAATATACAATTTTCTTGATTATACTCCTCAATAAGTCTTTTTTGACTTCGAAAGCAGCGTTTCCCCAGATTCTATCAAAATTCTTGAAAACACTGATAGCCTTACTTACTTTTTCTTTGAGTTTTTTGTTTTCCTCTATTTCTTGTTGAAGCTCTCCATTTTGGGCACTTAATAATTTTTCCTTTTCAGTCAGTTCGTTCATTTGTTTTCCGTATTCGTCATAACTCATAAGGTTAAGTCCCAACGCTTTAGAATACCTGTCTCTTATTTGAGGAATTTTCTCAAGCTCTCGCTTTATTGTTTTACCTTTGATAGAGACACCCTTATCGTTAATATCTTTTAGGGTATTTTCAAAAGACTTTTGGGCTTCAGGGGATTTAGCAAGACTTCTAATTTCATCAACAACTGATTGTTCGACTCTTTGCTGTCCGCAGATATACCTTTTACATGCTTGATTTCCGTATTTTGAGACTGTACTGCAAACATAGTAATAAATTCTGGAGAAACCGTACTTTGGCCTCCCCAGTTTTTCCATTTTATAGGCGTACATGCTAGGTGATGAAGTTATATAAGCGTTTCCACCGCACAGAGAACATTTAAGAAGCCCGACCAAAAGACCTTTTGATGCAACAGCTCTGCCTCCAAATTGTGCTCTTTGCTCCATTTTCTTTTGTACTTTAATGAAATCATCATCTCCAATCGCACTTTGGTGTTGGCCTTTTACAATAACTCCATTATGTCCTTTAGATAATCTTTGCTTGCTTTTTCTAAATTCTGACAGCTTCCAACCCCATCTCACTTTTCCGGCATAGGCTGGGTTCTTGAGGAAATATCTGATAGTTGAATAATTCCACAATCCTTCTTTTGGGCCTGGCTCATTTCTAGTGTTAAGAATTCCACAGATTTTTCTTATCCCCAAGCCCTTATTAAGATATAAATCAAATATTTCTTTTGCGACTGCTAGTTGTTTTTCATTGACGAGGACTTCGCTTACCACTTTTTCTTTACCATTAACAAAAGCGAATTTTCTTTTTCTGTAATACCCATAAGGAACTCTACTTGGCATTTTTCCGTCAAGAGCAACCTTCATTTTTCCAAACTGCATTTTTTCGGCAAACTCTGCACTCTCTGAAGCTGAAGATAAATCATTAACTCCCTCTTGCCACATTCGGAATTTATCAAGTTTTGGCGTGTAAAATCTAGGGTCAATAATTGGAAGTGGTTTCAAAACCGAATAAGTCTGTACGCCCAATAGTCTAAACATCTTCCTTACGGCTTGAGTTTCTTCTTGATTTCTTCCGAGTCTGCTATCAACCCAAACTACTAAGACATCATAAAGTCCATTCTTAGCATCATTTAAGGCCTGAGATAAACCTTCCCTTTCGTATGGATTTTCTTCCTCCGAAGTTCTTTGAATGTCTTGATATGTGTTGGTTTGAACCCATTTATTATGTTCAATTGTTTCTGAAGTGGCCTTTATTTGATTGGGTAGAGAAGCCTTATCATCTTCTCCTTGAGGCCCAGTTGAGACTCTTATGTAAGCGGCTGCCCTAATGGTACAAGGAGTATTTGGGTTTGGAAGTTCACTGGAGCCAGTCAGTCGCTTTCTTTCTATCCGTTCCATTTCAGAAAGATTGGTGTTTACATTCGGCTGGATAACTGTATTTGAATAAAACATATAGATTTTTATTTGGTTAGATTTAAGTTATTGCTTACTTGCCTAGAGTCAAGTTTTTGGCCTCTAAGAGACTCCAAATAGGCGAGAGCCAATTTATTACCCAGTGTTTCCATGATTTCTTTTCTTCTTGTTCTTTGACACTTACTAAAGTTGGTTTGAATTTTTGTTGTGTTTCTCATGTTCTTTTTTCCATTTCTCTTTTGACTTGGAAGAATTTGTTGGTTTCAAAAACAAGTGAGGGATAGTTTTTCGACAGGGGATGATGAACAGTCAGATAAACAAACTCATCTTTTCCAAAAGTTATTTTTGTTACCTTAACTGTAATTGTTTTTTGTATTCTCATAATCTTATTTCCAGAACGAGCCCTGTCAGGTGCTTTGTTTCTGTTAATTCCTAAGACCCCCTACCCCATAAACTTTGTTTTTCAGCGAATACTTTTTTCGGCTTTTTCGCCGAGTATCCTTCGTCTCATCTCTCCTCAAGGTCGGTTTCCCTCCTAGAGGGTCGAAAGCGTTAGAGACTTTTGACCTACACCGCTTGTTGTTCAGAACTCATTTCCGTCACTCGCCAGCAGTATGCTTTTTAGTTCTGAAATTCCTAATCCCCCATAGACACTTTTCTTTTTAAAAATTTGATTGCATCGGAATACTCTTTTGCTTTTACGGAAACTTCGTTTTTGGAGAAAGCTTGTTCTTCTTGCTCACATTTTTCTTTTTGGTCGAAGATGAACCAATAAAAATTTCCACTACTGTCAAAATCAAATGAAATTAGTTTGTAGCCTTTGGCGAAAAGATAACTGGAGAAATATAAATCTCTACTAGAGAAATGAGGATTTGTATTTTGCATTTTATTTCCCTAAGATTGCCACAAATTGGAAGGTCATTCACTTGTCACGAGTTGATTCAATGCAAGGAACTTTTGAAGCTAGCTGTTGCTAAAAAGCGAAGATTCGATTTTCTGTCTCTCTTTTATTTCCTCCTGCAGTTTTCCCAATTGTTTCTTAATTCTATGATAGATTTTATTTATTCTTTTTTCTTGTTCATTAACTTCCTTTTTGTCTATTTCAAAGGCTATTTGTTTAGCAGATTCTCTCTTGGCTCTCTTGAGTTTTATTATTTTGATAACATCATCCAAACTCTCATAAGTTGGAATAAAAGCCTTTTCTTTGTATGTGTTTCTGAAGTGTGGCGGTGTTTCCAATCCAGAAATGTTTTTGATCCTATCCCAGTTTGTTTTTATCCATTTAATAAAGTCCGAAGATGTGGTGGGTGAGTGAATCCATATCCCTATACTTCCATCATCTTGTCCTCCAAACGAATACTTGTTTGGATAGAAATTACCAATGTTGTAGCAAATTAACATTTCCAAGAAGGTACTCCATTTTGAATCCAAAATAAGGTAATTTTTTAAGAACTTGCTTACCTCTTTTAAGACTTTCTTTTGAGCTAGTTGCTTATTATTTCTGTTCTCCATCCAGTTCTTGGGGGGAATTATCTTTCCAGCTTCGTTTTGGACGAAAACCAACTCTGAAGAGTGTAATCCATTTTGATTATTTGCTGGGTCTTTCCAGGTTTTTGGGGATATTCCTAAGTGTTCTCTAGCTTGAAGAATGAGTCTCTTAAATTTGGGGTCAGTTTTAATGTAGATGTACCTTAGCCTGTCGTCTTTACTCAATTTGTCATAGACATCTTTTGTTATCTTGATTTGCATATAAATTTATATCTTACGACCCAAAGAGAGCTATTTTTTCAGAAAATCCTCGAACTCTCTGCTACACGCCTACACACCAGTGTTTTGGGTGGTTTTGCTATGTCCCCATATTACTTTTAGGTATGTTTGATAGCAGGCAGGAAGTAGAGTTTCTTTTTTCTTGTATTTCTCAAGTAGGTGTGAAAGTATTTCATAAGACAATTTTCCATAGACATTGTAACCTTTTGCAATCTCAATCTTTCTCTTAACATTTTTAACATCTGCCTTTTTAAGATATTTTTTCTTTTTCTTGACGCTGTACCAGGTTCTTTTTCCAAGTTGGGGGTTGGGTTCGTATTCCCTGTAGTGTAAATAATACGCAGTATGAAGTTCGTTTTTTACATAACAATGACAATTTTTCTTTCCGCAATGTATTTTTTCTTTAACAACATACCCAGCCAAATATGGGTCGTTGTTTATTCTGAACTCGTAAGCCATATAGTTAATTTTACTACTACGGGAGATGGGGAAGTGGGTTAGAGGTTATATTTAGCTTTGTCTAGCCTTGTGAAGATTTCTCTAACTTGCTCAATGGTTATTTGATATTTTTGGGCGGTTTCAGATAAAGCTTTTTGTTCTGCTCGGTCTAATTCTTCGGTATCGGAGTATTTTTTATACAAGCTAGAAAATGTTTCGTAAACCTGTTTTTCAGATTCTGTTCCACTCATGTCTTTTTGAGTCCCTCCAAGCTCTGGAGTGAATTTTAAGGCTGTTCCATTCACCGCCCTGATACTATTCTCATCCACTTCCCATTTGGGTTCGTTTACACCTAGATTAGTTTCTTCTTTGAAGCTGACTATAAACTTGTTTGAATCATCTTCTGTCACATTCCAGCCAAGATTTTTAATAGCAGGGATTTTCCCTCTTATCTCATATACCTCAAATAGCGTTGACCCTTTAACGATTGTGGGTGATTGGAGGTCTATCTGAATTTTGTAATCTTGTACCCTTTTGAGAGCTTTCTCTTTGGTAAACATCTCTGGTTGGGAATTCTGAATGGTGTTGTTGACTGTTTGTTTATCTTCCTTGCTTGTAATAAACACCCCGATTCCCATAAAAAGAAGCACTCCAGCTATAATCAGTAGTTTTTTCATAGCTCGTGGTTCTCCTTTCCTAAACAGAAGAAGCTACAAAGTGGAGTTTTTAGGGCACGGCTAATGCGGTAGATGGTCTCAATAGAGAAATTTCGTTCTCCTCTCTCAACACAACCAATAAAAGTTCTATTCAAATGTGCGTCAAAGGCTAATTTTTCCTGCGTAACCTGTTTCTGTTTTCTAATTTTCTTAACATTTACGCCTATCTTTTTGTATAAAAATTTATATGCCATCCAGTTAAAGTCTGGAAAATACCTACTGCCAGTACAACCGCCCACTAGGCAGTTTTTAAGCTTGTCTTAGCCTTAGATAGCCAAATTTCTTTAATTTCTAATTCCCATTTATCTTTGTATGCTTCATTGGTTACTTTTCCCCATTCAGAGAACCATTTTTCAATCCGTAAGGTTTCTTTTCCATCTTTCAAATCTCCAAATCTACCAAACTCTAATCTCCCTCTCTCGCTGTGAGGGTCAAGGGCGATGGTTGGAATTTCCAATTTCTTATTTGATTTCCAATTTTCGTGAATCAAATTGACCAAAGAATCGTTTTCCCTGGTCTTTTTGCATCTGCACATAAAGAGAATTGCTTGGCAGGGTAGGAGAAACTTATCTAAACTTGGTTCTTTGGAATGTTTGTGTAATCTTTCCCAATTGCTCCATAAAGCGTTAACTAAAGTTGCAGCTTCAGGAGTTCCGTTTCCGATGTCCTCGCAGGCGATAATTGATAACCTCCTCCACAAATAACCACCAAAAGATGATTGGTGGAGAACATATCCCCAAAAACATGCTTCATATTCTTTGCTCCTACGAATCATTTTCTGGAGAGAGCTTGCACATTCGTCAAAGGCATAGTTACCAATAAGTCTTGGTTCCCATTTACCCTTCGTATTTTCTGCCATATTTATCACCCAAAACGGAGACGGGGGTCTCGTAACTTAGAATTTCAAGAAGTTTTCTTTGTTTCCTTGTAGCCTGATTTATCCGTTTAATTAGTTCTTTTTGAGTAAATAAGTTTTTAATGTTCAATTTCATCTGATTTGTATGTGTATAGGGTTAGTTTGCAGGAGTACATACTTATGTCAAATTTTATTTGCCTACTAAGTTCTATAGATGTAAAATTCAGGTAATGAAGTCAAAAATTGCTATAGTACTGTTAATCGTTTTGGGGATAGGTGTTGCTATTGTCTCCTCCAGAAGAACGGGTACTACTCCCACGCTAGTTTCTAATCAAATCATTCAGGCAAAAACAGATGAAGAAGCCATAAGAGCTTTTACGAATAAACCCAACTTGGAATTAAAGTCACTTGGTGAGGATTTGCCAACAATATACTTTAGGGTAGGCAAGGTCACAAAGGTCGGGAACGGAGAAAACATGGAAAAAGTAGATGGCTGGGTAAGGCAAGTAAATGTGTATGACGAAAAGACTCCTCTTAGTGGTGGTTGCTATGTTTATGAGTATCAAGTTGACCCAAGAAACCACACTCTTACATCAGTATTCCTAAAAGGGCTTCATCAGAACGAGATTGAAGCACTAAAGAATCAAGGTGTAACTTGTGTAGCCAATCCTACCCCTGCACCCAAAGTCTCAAGACAGGAAGCGGAAACTTTAGCAATGGAGTATTTGCAAAGAACACTGCCAAACTTTAATGAAATTAAAGACCAATTTACTTATTCCTCACAAAACAATGGAGAGTCCCACCAGTGGCTTTGGGAGAACAAAGACTATAATTTGCCAGAAGGATTGTCAGCTAGACCTTATCAATATCCAATTATTCGCATTTCTGTTTATGGCAACAACGAAGTCCAGTATTGGAATACAGTGTCGTTTTTCCAACAATAGGCGTAAGGAAAGTAGTAGAATACCTTTGAAATGCCAATTTTTAAGCAATCGGGAGACAAGTTAGTTTCTGTTAAAGAAGTTAAGATTGACTTGGAAAAACATATTCAAAACCTGACCGAAGATAATCTCGAAGAGGTCTTTGGACTAAGTTTTGTTACTTCAGAGTTTCCACTCAACAATTTGAGAATTGATACGCTAGCTTTTGATGAGGAGACAAAATCATTTGTGGTCATTGAGTATAAGAAAGATAGGAATTTTACAGTTATAGACCAAGGATATGCCTACCTTGCTCTCCTACTTAACAACAAAGCCGACTTTGTTCTTGAATATAACGAGAAGTGTAAAAAGAATCTAAGGAAAGATGATATGGATTGGTCGCAATCAAAAGTAATGTTTCTCGCCTCCTCATTCACCAAATATCAGCAAGAAGCAATCGGTTTTCAAGGTCTACCTATTGAACTTTGGGAAGTTAAAAAATATGACAATGACCTAGTTCATTTCAACCAACTAGAAGCTTCAAGTAAAAGTGAGAACATAAAAACAATTACTAAAAACAAAGATATAGAGCAGGTTTCAAAAGAAATTAAAGAGTATTCGGTTTCTGACCAAGTAAAACCAAACTGGCCTAAGGCAAAAGAACTATTTGATGCTTTTTCAGAAAAAATCTTAGAAATTGACCCAAGAATTGAGATGAAGCCTCAGAAATACTACATCGGTTGGGGAATTGGGAGATTGAGGATAGTTACTGTACGAGCTCAATCAACCAAATTGGTTTTAGAACTCTTGAGGGTTAAACCAGAAGACCTTAATGACCCAGAAAAAAGAACCAAATATTCGAAAAACAGTTTTAAGTACTATCATAAACACATAACTAATTTTTTGATAGAGAATGAGGAAGATATTGATTACGGAATTTCTTTAGTTAAACAAGTCTACAAAAAGTTCTTCCAATAACCTATTTATCTGTTGATAATGTATCTTTCTACAAGTGGGGTAATCTTTTTGTAAAATGGGTTTGGTATTTTTTCTAAAATTTTATTCCAAAATTTGACTCTGTCTGGCGGGAGCAAATACTGACCATTACTAATCATTCTTGGTTCATAGGATAAGTAATTGCCAATTTCCCATACAACTTTTCCTGCTTTGATTTCCTTTTTTGACCAAGCAGCCTTCATGGCAATCACACCGTAATTTTTTCTTACAATTATTTGTGCTCTGGCTTTAGGGTCTGGGTTGAAATTAAGAGAAACCTTTATCCTTTTAGGTTTTTGATAACTTTTTGTATGTGACCCAATTAGGTTTTTCATTGTTTCATGATAAGCGAGAGCTTTATTCAGAAGTGTTAGCATTTCTGTCTTTGAATAAATCCTTCGGGGCTTATTGATTATTACTTCTCCAAAACTGGCGGAGTAGTCTGAATGAAAGACTGCATTTCTTAAATCTCTGTCGATGATTTCCTTTATTGGTTCAAGGACAGCTGGCATTTGTGCCTTTAGTGCAAGCCCTTCAAGATACTTAATTTTTTCAAATGGGTATTGAGGGCGATAGCCGTACCTTGTTTTTATGAAAGGAAAGTTAAAAAGTCTGTATTCGTTACCCAAACAGATATTTAGTAGATTTGCAATGATTTCGTAAGGTTCGGAGGATTCAATAATGTGTCCATATACCCATAAAAATACATTAAGTCTAGCTCGGCTTTTTATTTTTTTCTCCAAACCCATCAGTGTATCAATTGTTTCAACGCTATTTTCATAAGGGTCTTCACCAGGTCCTTGTATTCCACGAACCCTTAATAAAGTTAATATAAATTGAAATTCAGACTTTTTTTGAGCTTTTTCAAAAAGTGGTTCAAGGCAGTTCAGATATTTAACAATTGACTGTGCGTATACGCTATTCCATCTCTTAGGCAAGCCCTCTGTTGTAAATTCTTTCTTCTTGTTTCTTGAAAATGTTTTTTGACGAGCGAACATACCTGTTATTTAGTGGTAACCCCTTCTGTAGAGATAAAATGGTACTCCACAAATTTCATATTCGAGTTTCTTAAATTTTATTTTGTCGTAAGCACCTTTAGGAATAAATTTGAACCATTCAAGTCTCTTTTTTAGAAAAGTATAGCTAATTGGTATATTTCCCAATCGTTTTTTATATTTAACCACGAACTCTGGCTGAATATTTTGAGGAGTAATCCCGTAATCTTTTATTGTTTGGAGAAATTCTTGTTCAGGGAAGATAAATTCTGCGGCAAAGATTTCAGCAGCCTTTTCTATTTCTGGTTGACTGTCATAAGAAGAGAGGTTGCAAGAAGTCCCAGTTCCAATAAGTTTTCTATCTACATAATGATGTTTTAACTCATGAACCAGGGAAAAAATCTTAGCTTCATCTGGAAGTCCTTTTTTCAGTAACACCTCCACATCATTACCATCGTTAAAATAGGCTGCCCTAAGATTTCGAAGTTTCATTGTGGGAAAGGAGTAACTTATTTTTATACCTTCTGTTTTGTAGATTTTGCGGAGTAGGGAGAGGGAGACGAGGTTAGACTGTATTGAATACAGTCCTCTTTTCTCTTTTGCCAGCAACTTTATATCCTCGTACATTTGTATTTGTATGTAATCTAGCCTTATTGGGCATAATTTTATTTGTCATTCTTAGCCTTTTCGAGAACTCGTCTTGCTTTTCTATATTCAGCGAACATGGTTAGAGCTTTTAAGTCTTCAGGGTGTAAATCCTTACTGGCACTAAATAGAGCATTTAATTCTGGTTTAGTACTGTCCTCTTTGGCTTCTGGGAAAAAAGTTGAAATTGGAACAGAGAAGAAATCCGCCAGTTTTTGCAAGTCAGTAACTCTGGGTTTGTATTTTCCAGTTTCCCACCTAGAGATTGTATTTGGGGTAACGGTCAGTTTTTGGGCAAGAAAATCCTGGCTAATACCCTTACCGCCATAATTCTCCCTCAATTCCTTAATCTTAGTAGCAATGTATTCGTAAAGTTTCATGTCTAATTTCCTATTCTAGGACTAGTTTATCCTTTTGGTGTTGACAAGTCAATACCCGTCATTATACAATCCTTAATTAGGATGATTACTTACTGTTTCAGTATTTTTAAGTTCGAATGGGAGGGGGTGAGTATGAAATGAGACGAGGTCCTAACTATAATTGTAGATATCTTTTGAACACAAGCTCCGACCACTTGGAGGTTCACGATTTGGACAATGAGCAAACAGGCCCATTTGAGTGCCAGATAAGTGAAATAATAGCGGCGGGAAACGCAAAGTATCTACTAGGTGTAGACACAGAATGGCAGTTGGAGCAGTGGCTAGCACGCAATCCTTCTTATGATGGATGTATGTATTGTCTTCCACACTTGCACAGGAAGTAAAACCCAATCAGTAGACGGCCGAGAGAGACTTTCTTTTTGCCGTCTACTCCTTTTTGAAGTATTTTTTACCTTTTAGTTTTTCTGGTAATAAATCTTCCTTGAAGTACATATCGTAATCTTTACCATAACCAATTTCTTTCATCAACTTGGTTGGTGCGTTACGGATGTTAAGGGGAATGGGGAGGTTTCCAAACTTGTGAACATCCTCAAGAGCCCTCATGTAAGCATCATAAGCACTTCTGTCTTTCTTTGCAGTTGCTAAATAGACTGTTCCCGCAGCTAGGTTCTCTTGGCACTCTGGATAACCAATAGTATTGCAAGCCTGGAATACTGCATTGGCTACTACTAAAGCTGTTGGAGAAGCTACATCTTCGGAAGCGAATACTACCATTCTCCTTGCAATGTATAAGGGGTCTTGTCCAGCAGCCACCATTCTGGCCAAATAATATAGGGCTGCATCAACATTACTTAAAAAAATCTTCTCCTTGTTTGTCGAAAGTGTATTGACGGCGCTGCAGTGCCGTTTCCAAGTCCGGAATTTTTATTGTCGGGGTATTAATCAGGCTTGCAGCAATTTCCAAAACATTAAGCATTACTCTTGCATCACCATTTGATGATTCCAGTAAAAATTTCTCTGCCTTTTTGCCCAACTTCTTTTTAAGATATTTCAGGGCTCTACCCAGAATTTTTAACAACTCCTTTTCTGAAAGCTGTTTCAGAATCAAAACCCGGCATCTGGAAAGCAACGGACCAATTACTTCAAATGAAGGATTTTCGGTTGTGGCGCCAATGAGAACTATATCGCCGTGTTCTACATGAGGAAGAAGTTTGTCCTGCTGGGCTTTATTGAATCGGTGAATTTCATCGAGAAAAACAATCGGAGCATCTGTTAGCCTCAACTGCTTTTTGTTCTGGATCAGTGATTCAATATCTTTTACTTTTGTATTAACTGCTGAGAACTCATAAAACTCTCTTTTCAAACTATTTGCGATTATTCTTGCAAGAGTAGTTTTACCTGTTCCCGGGGGTCCCCAAAATATTAAGGACGGAAAATATATGTTGATTGATTGGTTAATCAGAAGTTTTTGTATGATGCCGTTCGGGCCGACCAAATTTTCCTGACCCACAAAATCCTTCAACGTTTTTGGCCTTAAAAGTTCAGGTAAAGGTATGTTTGTCACTACGTATTTTATATCACCAAACAAAATCCGAAACAAGTATAATAAATCATGATTGGAATAAAAATTCTATCGGTGCGAAAATCAAAATATAATGGCAAAATTGTGGTTTCCAAAAGTCTCGGTTTCGGAACTTATATTCAAGCGGAAGGTTTAACTCAATCCGGCGGAATAGTAGAAACTATTTGGAAGTCGACTCTCCGTAAAATTCATAATTCTAAATTTGTAATTCATAATTCACTTATTCTTGGTCTTGGTGGAGGAACGGCGGCAAAATTAATAAGAAAAAACTGGCCGGACGCAAAGATTACCGGAGTAGATATCGATCCGGCTATGGTGGAATTGGGTAAAAAACATTTAAGGCTCGATGAGTTTGGTGTTGAAATAAAAATAGGGGATGCACTGAAAGAATTGGAAACAATAGAGAAAAAATTTGATTTGGTGATTGTTGATTTATATAACGGCGATAAATACCCCAAAAAGTTTGAAACCGAAAATTATATAGGTCTTGTGAGGTCTCACCTTTCAAGAGTGGGTGTTGCTGTCTTTAACCGTCTTTATTTTGGAGACAAAAGACCTCAGGCGGTAAAATTCGGTAAAAGACTTGAAAAAAAAACTTAATGTTTGTTTGTTCAAAATAGCTTCAAATCTGCTACAATGTAAAGATTGGTATGTTAAACATTTTTTCTAAGATTTTGGATGTAAACGCCAGGGAGGTTGATAGGATTAAAAAAATTGTTGATCAGGTTAATTCATTTGAGCCGAAAGTTAAAAAATTAAAAGACGAAGACTTCACCAAAAAAACTGAAGAGTTTAAAAAACGCCTTGAAAAAGGGGAGAGCTTGAGTGATCTTCTTCCTGAAGCCTATGCATTGGTACGCGAGGCTTCCTACAGGGTTTTAGGAATGCGTCACTATGATGTTCAACTGATTGCCGCGGTGGCCCTTTTTGAAGGTAAAGTGGCCGAACAGAAAACCGGAGAAGGAAAAACTCTTTCTGCAGTCCCGGCTCTTTATCTGCATGCCCTAACCGGAAGAGGGGTACACCTTGTTACAGTCAATGACTATCTGGCACGCCGTGACGCCGGTTGGAATGCTCCCGTTTTTCATCTTTTGGGAATGAGTGTAGGTTCCATTATTCAGGAAACCAAATCTTTTGTCTACGATCCCAATTTTGCGGATTCAACCCACGGTGATGAAAGACTTGCTCATCTTAAGCCTTCCGAAAGAAAAGCCGCCTATGCGTGTGATATTTTGTACGGAACAAACAACGAATTTGGTTTTGACTATCTTAGAGATAACATGGTTTCATCCTTGCCTGAAATGGCCCAGAGAGGCCACTATTTTACTATTGTGGACGAGGTGGACTCAATTTTGATTGATGAGGCAAGAACACCTCTTATTATTTCAGCACCCGATACGGAACCGACCCAAAAATATTATGAATTTGCCTCAATGGTTGGAAAGCTCAATCCGGATACGGATTATAAAATTGACGAAAAGGCAAAAAGCGCAACTCTGACTGAAACAGGAATAACCAGGGTAGAAAAAATCCTCGGGATAGACAATCTTTATGAGAAAGATTTTGAATCGATTCATCATATTGAGAATGCTCTTCGTGCAAAAACTTTATATCTAAAGGATAAAGATTATGTCATTAAAGAAGATCAGGTTGTCATCGTCGATGAATTTACGGGACGCCTTATGGTTGGCAGACGCTGGAGCGACGGACTTCACCAGGCGGTGGAAGCAAAAGAGGAAGTGCCTATTCAACAAGAAAGTAAAACTTTGGCAACAATT